>WLWD01000008.1_pt1:0-25000 | contig 2670330 bp, 2218 predicted proteins | sample 6712731 | NCBI WGS metagenome assembly WLWD01 (sample SAMN12718690, study PRJNA576275) | sponge metagenome | isolation source: marine sponge | host: Mycale hentscheli | place: New Zealand: South Island, Marlborough, Capsize Point | collected 2014-11-01
TGTATCACTCGGATGGCCTGTTCCAGAGTAAGAGACAGCGTCTTTCGTTACCTACCTATCCATTTGCAAGAACCAGACATTGGGTGGAAATGTCTTTGGATTCGTCGACCACCTTGTTGTCCGATAACCACAGAAACAGGGCTATTCACCCACTGTTACATCAAAACGTCTCAACCTTTGATACGCAGCTTTTTAGCAGCTATTTCACCGGAGAAGAGTTTTTCCTTAAAGATCATCAGATCAACGGAGAAAAAATATTGCCAGCAGTGGCCCAGTTAGAAATGGCGAGGGCTGCCGCTCAGGAATCCTTCGGGGTTGTGGATCAATCGCAAAAAATTCAATTGGAAAACGTGGGATGGTTTCAGCCCATTATTGCTCCGGATGATGGCATCCATATCCAGGTTTCTCTATATCTTCGAGATGTGAATCGTCAGCATGAAATTGACTATGAAATATTCACCGGGAAAAGCAGTGATCGTGTTGTCTATAGTCGTGGCCGATGTGTGTTTTTACAATCAGAAGCTCCTCAACAGAATAGCGCAATAGACCTCGATAGGATAAGGAAAGAAATAATCGCCACGGGTCAGGTGATTTCAGTAGAGCAATGTTATGCACGGTTTGACGAATCGGGGCTACGATATGGCCCGTGTCATCAGGGGCTGCGTGAAGTATTGGCCTCACAAACCCAGGTTTTGGCGAAGGTGTCGATACCGGCGGAAGCCATGAATTCAATGGATACATTTGTGCTTCATCCCGCATTAATGGATAGCGCAATACAATCAGCAATCGCATTGTCATTTTGTGACACGGATGATTCTACGGTGTTGATTCCATTTGCATTAGATCGATTGCTGTTGCTTGCTTCGCCCTCACAGACCATGTGGGTATGGTTGCGTTTTGCAGAAAACAGTCACAAGGATGATCGTGTGCCTAAATTGGATATCGATCTGGTCGATCAAAAGGGAGATATCTTTTTATCCCTGAGTGGACTGGCATCTCGACGGATTGATTCCACGACCGTGCACGATGAGCCGTTGCCGCAATCGGCTTCGGTTGAATCGATTAGGGAAAACGCATCTGGCGGAGCAGCTTCTAAATCTCCCGACTCTCTCACTCGGAAAGAAATAGAAAAGAAAGCCAATGACTATTTCAGGCAGCTGTTGGCGACCGCGCTCAAACTGAGCCCCGGAGCTCTTAAAGCGGATGAAGCCATGGAGAAATATGGCATCGATTCAATGATGGTTATCGAACTTACAGATAAATTGGAGACGGTATTCGGTACGCTATCCAAGACACTCTTTTTCGAATATCAAACCATTCGGGAATTAGCGAATTACTTTTTACAGCAACATCGTGAGAAAATGGATCGGTTGCTAAAACTTGACAGACCATCACCTGCGCGATTCGCTAGTAGAACTGATATCAAGCCGATCCAGCAGTCAGAAATCGACGATGTTACTCGAGCCAGAAGGACGAAACGGGCTTCCTCCATTGAGCATCGTCCAGTTTCCGGTGCATTGAATATCGCTATCGTGGGATTAAGTGGACGTTATCCCGAATCCATCGACTTGGGGAGTTTTTGGTCAAACCTTGAGTCGGGTAAGGACTGTATTTCAGAAGTTCCGGAAGATCGCTGGTCCTGGAGAGAATTCTATACCAGCGACCGCACAAGTCATGGCGGCCATTTCAGTAAATGGGGTGGCTTTATGCCGGATGTGGATAAATTTGATCCTCTATTTTTCAATATTTCCCCACGAGAAGCTGAGTCTATGGATCCTCAGGAGCGACTGTTTTTACAAACCTCCTGGGGTGCACTGGAAGATGCTGGTTATACCCCACAATGGTTGCAGCAAGGGAATGGTATGACTGAAATCGACAATGACTTAAGTGGGCAAGTCGGCGTTTACGTGGGAGTGATGTACGGAGAATATCAGTTGGTTGGTATGGATGCGGGATCCTACGAAGGTGGTGTGGTTGCCAGTAGCAGCTATGCCAGTATTGCTAATCGCGTGTCCTACCTTTTGAATCTGCATGGTCCGAGCATGACTTTGGACACAATGTGTTCAAGCTCCATGACAGCTATTCATTTAGCTAGCCAGGATTTAGCATTGGGGAGAACCAATATGGCGCTGGCGGGTGGGGTGAATGTCACGATTCATCCCAATAAGTACACCATGCTAAGTGCCGGGCAATTTATATCCAGCAACGGTCACTGTGAGAGCTTTGGTGTCGGTGGAGATGGGTACATTCCAGGAGAAGGAGTGGGCGCTGTGGTATTAAAACGTCTTGCAGATGCACAACGTGATGGTGACCACATTTATGGTGTTATTAAAGGTAGTGCAATCAACCATGGAGGGAAAACCAATGGATATAGCGTCCCTAATCCCAGGGCCCAGCGAGCGGTTATTGCCGACGCGCTGAATCAGTCCGGAGTGGGTCCAGAAGAAATTAGTTACATTGAAGCCCATGGGACTGGCACAAAACTGGGTGATCCCATTGAAATTACTGGATTGACGCAGGCGTTTACAAAACATACCAGTAAAAAGCAGTTTTGCTGGATTGGTTCTGCGAAATCCAATATCGGGCATTGTGAGTCAGCAGCGGGTATTGCAGGTTTGACCAAGGTTCTCTTGCAGATGAAAAAAGGGGCCATTGTTCCCTCTTTACATTCTGAAAATCTAAATCCCAATATTGACTTTGAGCAAACACCTTTCATCGTTAACCAGGAACTTCGACCCTGGGAAAGGCCCGTGATTGATGGAGTGGTTCGAGAAAGAGTAGCGGGAATTTCTTCCTTCGGTGCAGGAGGATCCAATGCACACATGATCGTTGGGGAGTATGACAATGGGCTATCGGATTCCCATCCAGGATCAAATGATGTTCATCAATCCTGCGCTGTGTTGTTGTCAGCCAAAACGCCTTCACAGCTGCAATCAATGGTCACTCGATTTTCCCGTTTTCTTCAAGAAAACGCTGGAGAAGTGAAGCTTGCGGATATCGCCTATACGCTTCAGGTTGGTCGTCAACCGATGCCATATCGGTTGGCCATGCTCGTGGAGAATTTGGACGAGCTCAGGGAAACAGTGTTGTTGCTTGATGATTTGGATGATTTGGAAACGAGTGTCTCTCAGGTGCAAAATACCTTTTACGGCACTGCTGTCAGGATTGATGAAAGCCTGGTTGCTTTGTCTGAAGAAGAAGACATGATCCATATGATGCGGCAATGGATGAGTTTGGAAAAGTGGGACAAGCTGCTTGGTTTATGGGTCAAGGGTGTTGAAATAGATTGGCTTGACTACTATAGCTCTCGAAAGGAACAGTATGGCAGGGAACGCGATGATGGGCAGCCAGTGCGTATCAGTCTTCCAACCTATCCATTTGCTCGGGAGCGGTATTGGATCGAGAAGGAAAAAGGGGGAAGAGCCAGATCCACAGGAACAGGAAGTGGGTGGATTCACCCACTGTTACATGAAAATATTTCTGACCTTACTGCCCAACGATATCGTTCAGGTTTTGGTGGTGAAGAGTCGTTTCTGAAAGATCATGTCATTAATGGGCAAAAGCTGTTTCCGGGGGTCGCTCAGTTCGAAATGGCCAGAGCTGCTGCTAACCATGCTGGAGCTACGTTACTGTCGAGGGATTCAGCGTCATTTATCCCTTATGTTTTCAGAAATCATGTGTGGATCAAAGCAATTGGGATTGACAATCATGAGCCATTAGCGTTGCTTACGGATATCCGTCTGCAAGATAATGGAATCCATTACGCAATCCGTAAAGTAGGTTCGACGACGAAGGGCGAGTCAATGGGTGAGGACGTGAATGAGGCCATGGTATGCGGTGAGGGAAGCATTTTCCTCGATGAAACCATGGGGCCTCGTTCATCTTTGGATCTTTCTTTTTTGCGACAATCCTTTGGAAATACCCATCTGAGCAAGGAGGATTGCTATGGGCTTTTCAGCAAAATGGGTTTTGAATACGGTCCATCCCATCAGTGTATTGAACGAATTTACTATGCTGGTCAGCAGCATTCCAAGCCAGGTAGTCAGGGGTTAGTGAAATTATCCATATCGGGTAACTCGACCCGGGATGAGTCAGGTTCTGAGATTGAAGAGATGATGTTGCACCCTGGAATCATGGATGGTGCGCTTCAGGGAATTATTGCCCTTGGTCTTGGTGATCAGGGGAATAATCAAGCGGAAGTAAAGCCGCTTTTACCATTTGCCATTGACGAAATTTTTGTCTATGAGCCTTGCCAGGCGCAGATGTGGGCCTGGGTTCGTTGGGGTTTCGATGATACTGGCTCCACGGATAATGACATTCGAAAGGTGGATATAGATATAACCAACGAAGACGGTCTCGTCTGCATTGAGATCCGAGGATTCAGTTGTCGTTTTTTAAACCATGTTAGCAAACCAACCGGAAGTCTGGATACCAATAGTCATTTCAGTGTAACTGCCAGCCAACAAACTTCTGGGAAAGCAGAGAATCAGTCACCTCATGGTTTGCTGACACTGATACCCCATTGGGAACCGTTTTCATTCAAAGAGTTGGAGAGAATTCCAACCTACCACAGTCATACGGTAGTGTTATTGGGTGCCTCATTGGATGGTGATGGACCAACTTGTCAGTTGCTGGAATCATCTGCGAAAAGTATTGGCGGTCAATACGCTGATTTTTCCCTTAGTGTTTTCCGGTTAGTGAAAGAGATGCTGGGGCACAATGAAAACGGGAAATGTCTGTTGCAGATTGTAGTCAGTAAGGATGGCGAGGAGAGAAGCCCTTTGGAGTTTAAATCGGAGTGGATAAAAGGATTAAGCGGCATTTTAAAAACCGCGCAGTTGGAAAGCCCTGATTTTACTGGGCAGCTAATCGAGCTCGACAATGGGCAGAATACGATTTCCTCGACGGCCCTTGCTGAATTGTCCTGTTACCGCGACTGTCAACATTTCGTTTATCGCGATGGGGGGGTGCAAACCCGTCGCTGGAAGGAGGTTGCGGACGTTGTAGAACCTGTTGTGATGCCCTGGAAGGAAAAGGGAACATATTTAATTACCGGTGGCGTAGGCGGTTTGGGGTTGGTTATGGCGAGGGAAATCACAAAACAGCTTAAGGAAGTTAATCTAATTCTCACTGGTCGTTCGCGAGTGGACGGTGACGATCAGAATTCTAAAATTGTTCAGGAGTTGGATTCGCTAAGGCGAACCGGTCTGAACGTGGTCTATTACTCCATGGATGTCAGCAATTATCAGAATGTGGAAAATGTTCTGGGGGACATAGCGCAGACCCATGGTACCGTAGATGGTGTGATCCACTGTGCAGGATTACTGCGAGATCGTTTGATCGTAAACAAAACAGATCGTGATTGGGAGCAGGTGTTACCACCAAAAGTGGAAGGACTGGTGAATCTACATCGGGCAAGTCGTGCCTTACATCCTGATTTCTTTTTATTGTTCTCTTCCACTGCTGGAGCCGTGGGTAACCCCGGACAGTCCGATTACGCTGCGGCGAACGGATTTATGGATGCCTATGCGCGATCTATGGATGGAGAGTCCGGCACTCGGATGCTTTCTATTAACTGGCCTTTGTGGGAGCAGGGGGGAATGGATATCGATAACAATGCCAAGGAAGTGCTTTATCGAAATGTTGGTATGGTTCCCCTTGAGCATGACGCAGCAATGATGACCATCTATCGGGGGTTGCAATCAAAGCATAGCCAGATCATGGTATTGCAAGGAGATGTTCATAAGCTCTCCATGTCAATGGCGGGGCAACTGGTTGTTGATGAAAAGGCGAAGACCCAACAGATAAAGCAAAAACAGCGTGATGAATTGAGTCTTCAGAACCACTCCATTCAAAAGAAGGAAGAGCATGAATCATCTTTGAAAATTGCAGATTCTGATGACGATCTGCTGGCTATGGTTCTGGGTGATGTAACAAAAGTAATTTTTGATGTTTTAAAAGTTCCGATTCATCGGATTGATGAGTCACTACCTGTCGAAACTTATGGTGTGGATTCGGTCATAGCGACGCAACTCGTCAATGAGTTGGAAAGAGAATATCCATCATTACCCAAAACGCTGTTTTTCGAATACCCTAGTGTGAAGCGGGTAAGTGAATTTTTGGTGGAGCGATACCGAAATAAGCTAAGGGAGAAACTATCTGGTGGTTCTGCCGAAGTACGTGATTATTCAGAGGTTTCCAATTTTCCCCAGCAGGGAAGAAAAACCCATGTCAACCGGATAACTCCCAGGTTGCAATCCAGTGCTAACCTGGGACAGGCCCATGATGTTCGTAGTGCAGAAGCTCATTCTCAAAGGGATATTGCGATTATCGGTTTGAGTGGAAAATACCCCAAAGCGGAAAATCTGGCGGAGTTCTGGGAGAATTTAAAATCAGGAACAGATTGTATTGTGGAAGTTCCCAGGGAGCGGTGGGACTATAGGCCGTATTTTTCTGAAGACAAAAACAGTATTGGAACCACATATTGTAAATGGGGCGGTTTTTTAACCGATGTGGATCAGTTTGATTCCCTGTTCTTCAGAATCTCCCCGAGTGAAGCGGAATTAATGGATCCCCAGGAGCGTTTATTTCTCGAAGCGACATGGGATTTATTGGAAGGCGCAGGTTATTTAGGAGAGATTTCCGGATCCCGATGTGGCAGTGATGTTGGTGTTTTTGTTGGTTCAATGTATCAACCCTACCATGCATTTGATTCTGATTTTGTTAGAGAAGCAGCGGTGTCTCTTTCTTCCCACAGCTCAATTGCGAATCGTGTATCCTATTTTTTCGATTTTAAAGGCCCTAGCGTGGCCATGGATACTATGTGTTCTTCTTCCATGGTTGCAGTACATACGGCATGCGAAAGCCTGATAAACGGGGAATGTAAGGTGGCCATTGCGGGCGGTGTCAATCTGTCGTTGCATCCAAAAAAATACGTGGGGCTTTCCCTTGGGCAATTAGTTGGAAGTAATGCTAACAGTACCAGCTTCGCCGAAGGAGACGGTTACCTCCCGAGTGAAGGCGTTGGAGCCGTGCTACTTAAGCCACTGAATGAGGCCATCAAAGACAGGGATAACATTATGGCGGTGATCAAGTCCTCAGCGTTGAACCACAACGGCCAGTCGAATGGATATGCTGTGCCTAACCCGGAAGCGCAGTACGAGTTGATTGCAAACCATTTCCGGCGCTCCGGGATTGATCCGAGAACAGTCAGCTATGTTGAGTCCGCAGCCAATGGTTCTGCCATGGGCGATGCCATGGAGATTAGGGCTCTATCCAGAGCATTTAAGCAGTTCACGCAGGATCTCGGCTTTTGTTCAATTGGAGCGGTCAAGTCAAATATTGGTCATGGAGAAGCCGTCTCGGGGATGTCTCAGCTTTCGAAGGTGATATTGCAGCTACAGCATCGTCAGATTACTCCCACAATCAAAGTGGATGCGCTTAATCCAGAGATCGAATTTGAAGACACGGCTTTTGTGCTCCAGAAATCATTGATTGATTGGCCACAACCGGTTATTCAGGACGGGAAAAATGGAGCTATGAAATCCCACCCTCGCCGGGCAGCCATTAGTAGTTTTGGAGCAGGTGGTTCCAATGCTCATTTAATTGTTGAGGAATATATTGCGAAAGAGGCTGATGCTCCCCAAGCCCAACTCCAAACCCAGCTCCAGGCCCAGCCCTTCTCTTCCGAGACTATTCCTTTAGATCAATTGATTCTACTGTCCGCTCGCAATAATAAGGAACTAGCAGAAATTTGTCACCGATTGTCCGACTATCTGTTGTCGAATCCGGGTGCCGATTTATCCCGTATTGCCTATACCCTGCAAATGGGTAGGACGTTTATGGATTCACGATTAGCCCTGATTGTGAATGGCAGTGAGACGCTAGTTCAGGCTCTCAGTAAATTAGCTTCCCCTAAGGCTCTGAAAGCCCTGGGAATCCGTGGCATTGCCCAGGAATTTCCCTGCAAAGCCTACCTGGGTAATCTGCTGGACGATTATTCCGAAGTGAAAGCACTGTTCGCAGGCAAGTCGGGGGATGCAATGCTTTCTCTTTTGATTGAACAGGGAGAGCTAAATGAGATTGGATACTATTGGACCCGGGGGATAAAAATCCCTTTTACGACGATGCGTCAGGAAGTGCCACATTCCGTGATCAATTTACCGACCTACCCTTTTTCAAAATCTCGACATTGGTTGCCCGAAGCAGCAGAGCCGGAAACTGGGGCCCATGGGAAATCCGGTGGTGGGGAGCTGGTTGATACTCACCCACCATTGAAGCTATCTCAACCCACTTTTCGTAACATCGAGCGTTTTCTGCTCACTGCTCTGTCTGGGATTGTCGGCGTGGCTGAGGAGGAGATCGAATCCCATCGCCATTTTCAGGACTATGGATTAGATTCGATCCGTGGACAAAGAATGATGAGAGAACTGGAAGCGAGTTTTGGTATTAGCGTATCTGCTCGGGATCTTATTGAATCTCCTACCATCCAGAAGTTAGCAACATCTCTTTCTGATCAAGTGCAGTTGGAAGAAGTTTCTTCCCACTCATTGGACATCAACCGATTGGAAGAGCCCCGTCATTCTGAATTAATGACGTTTCCACTGTCTCAGGGTCAAAAAGGACTGTGGCTATTGCAAAAGCTATACCCGAGTATGCATGCCTATAATGTTCCAATCGCATTGCGTTTTCGCCATGGGTTCAATAAAGCGGCTTTTTTGCAAGCCTGTCAATGGGTGCTTAATAGATATCCTATATTAGGTGCCAGCATTAAGGAGGCCCAGGGGGAGCCTTATCAGTCGATCCCTGGGAGTCCAGAACTTTATTATGAGGAACTGGATTTTGTTACTGAGAGTGAGGAAGAAATTCAGCGCATTCTCAAGAAGAAATCAAAAACCGTTTTCGATTTGGACAATGGCCCACTGGTTCGCGTATTTTTGGCTAATCATGGATATGGCAAAGAAGAAAAAACAGGGGAAGTCGCTACCGTTAGCGTACTGATTACTATCCACCATATTGTCTTTGATGGAGCATCGTCCGTAATTTTCATGGAAGCATTGATGACAGCCTACCATCAGTATTGCGAGGGGCAAGGAGGAGGGCTGTCGTTGAGTAGTGAGAGTGAAGCCAGTTACGCCGATTTTGTTGAATGGGAAACATCCCTGTTGAATAGCGAAAAAGGAGTACAGCATCTCGCTTACTGGAAACGCCAACTCGCTGGTAGTTTGCCGGTTTTAACGCTTCCAACTGATTATCATAGGATCAACACCCAGGCTTCAAATGGCAACACTTTTCGTGTGTCACTAGACGCTTCTCTGTCGTTGAAAATAGGTCAGTTTGCCAGGGAGAATTATGCGACTCCTTCGGTGTTGTTCCTTGCGGTGCTAAAAATATTGATCTACCGATATACTGGGGAGGAAGATATCGTTATTGGAATGCCGACAATGGGACGCCCGGAACGCCAGTTTGAAGGGTTGCCAGGTTATTTCATCAATATGATTCTGGTTCGTTCCCGGTTGTCGAATGACCATAATTTTTCCTCGTTTTTGAAGTCACTGCAACTAACCGTGGCGGATGGGCTTGACCACTCAGCGTATCCATTCCCCGTGCTGGTAGATGCGCTGAGAGCAGAACAGACGTATCTGTCATCTCCGGTTTTTCAAATTTCCTATGCCTATCAAAATTTCATACCTTCCGGCCAGTTGGGGGATAGTGAAATATTCAGTAGTATCGAATTTATTGAAGGATTGGAGCAGGAAGGAGCAGACGAATTTGCTTTGGAAGTCTATGAGTCGGAAGGGGGGTTTACGCTTAAGGTGGACTATGATGCTAACCTGTTTTCCCCCCAGACGATTGAACGCATGATGTATCACTATGTAAACATACTTCAATCTGCTATCAATGATTCTGATTTGCTCCTGGGAGAGATTGCCTTGTTGGGACAGGAAGAAGAACATCTGTTGATTGACCATTGGAGTCATTGTCATCTGGATACGGGGATGGATGTTCTTGAGGAGACGGGGTTTGTGCATACACTGTTCAGTCAACAGGCAGTACTAACACCCCAGAAGGTCGCACTTCGGTTTGGTGAAGAAACCATGAGTTATGCAAAGCTGGACAATGATAGTTCGGCTCTCGCGCATGCCCTTGTTCATGAAAGAGGTCTTCAGCCAGGGGAACCCGTATGCGTATTCATGGAGCGTTCCTGCCAATGGGTTGTTTCAATACTGGCAGTCTTTAAGTCTGGAGGTATTTATGTTCCGCTGGATCCAGAGTATCCCGAATCAAGAATCAGATATCTGATTGAAGACAGTGAAGCGAAGCTTCTATTGACAACCGAAGTATTACGACCCCGGGCCCTTGGATTGTTGGACGATGATGAACGTCGGGTTTGCATTCCTGGTAAATATCGAGTGCCGTCAGGGAATGGAGAAGATCAAGACACTGTTCGATCCGATGTTGAGCCAGGTGGAACGGTGATCAATTCAGAACAACCAGCCTATTTAATCTATACGTCTGGCTCCACTGGCAGACCAAAAGGCGTTTTAGTTCCACATCGTTCTATCTATCACCAGTGTATGGCTATGCGGGAGGCATATGAACTTTGTGATACTGACCGAGTGCTCCAGTTTTCATCGGCTAACGTAGATCCTTCTCTTGAGCAGGTGTTGCCTGGTCTCACCGTTGGCGCAACGATCATCCTGAGAGATCGAAATATCTGGACTCCCCAGGAGTTTTTTGAAAGGGTAGGTTATTACGGTATCACTATTGCAGATATTCCTCCCTCGTATTTGCATGAGATATTGCTGCACTCTACTCCTAAAGGGGGAAACTCTCCATCTACGTTACGATTGATCATATCCGGTGGTGAGGCCCTCACCAGAGACACCGTGGATTTATGGAAGCAGAGTTCAATGGAAAACGGTCGGTTGGTCAATGCATATGGGCCGACAGAAACCACCATAACTTCCTCATTTTTTGCCATTGAATCAGACACCAGATTCCTTGGCCAAAGTATCCCCATTGGTAAGCCGGTGGCGGGTGAGGCGATGTATATCCTCGATTGTTTCGGGCGAGCCGTACCTCAAGGGATTTCGGGCGAACTCTATGTGGGGGGGCGAGGCGTATCCCTTGGTTATCTTAACAATCAAAATCTGACTGATCAGAACTTTGTGAATAACCCGTTCATTAGAAACTCGCGAATGTACCGCACTGGGGACATTGCACGGTGGTTAGGGGACGGTAATATAGAATTTTTGGGGAGGCGGGATTCTCAGGTAAAAGTTCGAGGGCATCGTATAGAAATCGGGGAAGTAGAAGCAGCCATTCGGCACCATTTGGGAATGCGCGATGTGGTTGTCATTGATAAGATGATCGGTGGGACTCTTCACCTGGTTGCGTACGTCGTTCCAGTAAGCCCAGGCGCAACCATTCAAGGAAGTCAGTTGAAGTCGGCGCTTAAATCTCATTTGCCCCAACAAATGATCCCCTCCTTTTTTATTGAAATTGACGAAATACCGATGACTGCGGGGGACAAGGTGGATCGACAACGACTTGCCGAACGACAGGATGAGTTTGAACAGGCAGTTGAATTCGTTTTACCCGAAACTCCCGTACAGTCTGAATTAATAGATATTTGGCAACGGGTTCTAACCAGGGACCGGGTAGGTGTGCATGACAACTTCTTCGAAATTGGTGGGCATTCATTATTGGCGGTTAGGCTTATGTCGACTATTTTTAATGAAATGGGAGTGGATCTCCCTATCTCGACATTGTTCGAAGCTCCCACTGTTTTTCAGCAGGCAAAGTACTTCGACTCACAATACGAACAGCGAATTTCTCCTTTAGTTCCCATTCATACCAAAGGCGATCTTGATCCCATGTTTTTTCTTCATGCTGCGGGTGGTGATGTAATGTCCTATCAGGATCTGATCGCGAGAATGGGTGAGGATCGACCACTTTATGGATTGCAAAGCGTCCGTGACTGCGATGAAAAAACGAGTCTTGAAAAGGTGGCGGGAATCTATCTTGATTCCATCATGGAAACACATAAAGGAGAGGTTTTGAACCTTGCAGGATGGTCAATGGGTGGTGTGCTTGCCTTTGAAGTGGCGCAACAATATCGTCGAATTTCCGATAACAAAATCAATCTTTTTCTCATTGAGAGCCATACGCCCTCTGCCGTAAAAGAATATGAACGCAAAATAATCGAGTCCAATGGAGGCAGTGACAACGACCGTGAGTGGCTATTGTTAATTGGGTTCGCCAGAAATTTGGGTGTGCACGATGCAGACAAAATTCAAATTATTATCGGAGACAAGGTTCTTGAGCCTCACTATGATAGAGTTCTGAACAGAATTGCCAGATTGCTGGGCGATGATTTCGAGTTGCAGGAACTTAAACGTCTGTACCGGGTTTTTAAATCCAATGCGGCTTTGATGGATGACTATAACCCGGTTCCATATTCGGGTGAAATCACTCTATTTAAAGTATCCCAGGATCCATTGCTCGAAGTGGATAACGGAGGATGGAGCATTTTGACCGCAGGGAAGCTTGAGGTGATTGATGTGCCTGGCGATCATTATAGTGTGATCGGAAATGAAAACGCCAATTTTTTAGCAGAACAAATTAATAGGAAGCTGTGATGATTCTCAAACCAATACGAATTTCGCGACGACATTTACTATTTTCTGTGCTCATTATTCTTGGGAGTATGTTGTTTCTTAAACCAATTCAGTCCTTTGCGTTCCAGGATAGTTGTGCCACTCCTATTGTAAATAGTCCGTCAGGTCCTGTTTGTGGAGCCCAGGTCAATTTGCCAGGAGGAGGACAGGCGAATGCCTATCGGGGTATTCCGTTCGCTGAGTCAACCGCATTTCCCAACCGATGGAAGCCCCCTGTGGCTAAAGCCGTTTGGAGCGAGACTTTTCTTGCTACTGACTACGGGGCTCCTTGTCCTCAGCTTGGGGTGAAATCCTATTCAGAGGATTGCTTAAGCCTCAACATCTGGACTCCAACGGAGGACGTGATAACCAATGCAGGGGCGGGACTACCGGTGATGGTTTTCATCTACGGTGGTTCTTTTACTAGCGGTGATGCCGCAACCCCCATGTATAACGGTGCTTATATTGCTGCTTCGAAAAATTTGATTGTTGTAAACCTCAACTATCGTTTGGGTGCGCTTGGGTTTCTGGCAGCGGAAGGATTAAACGGCAACTACGGTTTCCTGGATCAGCAACTTGGCCTTAAATGGGTGCAACAAAATATCAGCAGTTTTGGCGGAGACCCGGAGCGAGTCACCATTTTCGGAGAAAGTGCAGGTGCGATGTCGGTAGGGCTGCACCTTCTTTCCGCCCCGGATAGTAAGCCACTGTTTCATGCCGGTATTATGGAAAGTAATCTACTTTCTTTGCCCTATAAATCACTGGCCGATCAAAGGAATGTGGGAGATCTATTTAAACAGGCCGTGAACTGTCGTGATGTTTCATGTCTCGAACAGACTGGAGTAGGAAAATTATTGCTTGTGCAAGCAACATTTACACCAGAAATGAGTCAAATTTTCTCAGGGCCCAAGTACTACCTACCGTTCGCTCCGGCTATTGATGGGGATGTTATTGTCGAACAGCCGATTGAGGCGGTTGGTAATCCCGAAAATATGAATAAGCCGATAATTATCGGTACGAACAAAAACGAAGGTGTTACCTTCGTCAGGGATCGCTCTATCAAACCTGAGAAGTATGCAACATGGATGGCGAATATATTTGGTGAAAAATTTCAAAGGGTGATTGAGCAATATCCAAGCAAACAACTGGCGAGCAACAGTGCGTTATGGGCCAGGGTGCAAACCGAAGATTTTTTTCATTGCAGCACCCGCTGGTTTCTTAAACAGGCCTCCGCACCAGTCTTCGGCTACTATTTTGATCATCAACCCTCATTTAATATCTATGGTACCAGTATTGAGAACTGCGCCAAGGATGATAATGTCTGTCACGCGGTGGAACTCCCTTTTGTTTTTAACACTGCAAGTTTAATGCATGAGAGCTTTACCGAGGATGAGAAAAAACTATCCCACCAAATGATTGATTATTGGACCAATTTTGCAATTTACCTGAATCCCAATGGTGGCGGTGGGGGCGATAATCCAGAATGGCCGCATTTTCAGGAGAGTACAAAACAGTACATGGAATTCAATCTGCCTGTCAGCAGTGTCGTTACGGATCCCTATGAGGAGGAGTGTGACTTCTGGGATTCTATTGGCTATAACCTGGTGTCTCCCTGGCAATGACAGATAGAGACCTCTTGTATAAATAAGTTGAGTCAAATGAAATAGGATAATGAGAGTTAAAAATAAAATCGCGTTAATAACGGGAGGTACCAGGGGAATTGGTGCTGAATCGGCTAAATTGCTTGCTAAAGAAGGTGCGACGGTTATCGTTGTTGATGTGCTGGATGACGAGGGACAACTATTGGTAGAAGAAATCGGGAGGGGTGCGGTTTATTACCATCTGGATGTCTCAAAACCGGCGGAGTGGGAAATCGTATGTGAAGACATCGTGAATCATTTCGGAAGACTCGATATTGTTTTTAACAATGCAGGCGTATCCGGTTTTGAGCCTGGATTGGGCCTTGGGCCCCAGGACCCGGAGCATGTTTCCCTTGAGGATTGGCATTATGTAGTCGTCCCTGAAGAACCCGAAAAGGCTACATATCCAGTATAAACTGGATATAGTCCTGGTTTGAATCGACCGGAATTGTTAAACTGGCGTTCAGTTTCTGGTCGAACACGAGGTATATATGCTACCTGACAGCCCGGTGAATGACGATCAACTCAGTTTCTTCAACATCGTTGATCAGCTGGATACGTCCCATCCCCTGATTGCCCTTGGCAATACCCTTGACTGGTCATCGCTTGAAGCCTCCCTGAGCCAGTACTACAGCGCGAAGGGGCGGGCCGCGAAACCGATCCGGTTGATGAGCGGATTGGTGATGATCAAACAGCTGTACAGCTTAAGTGATGAATCGGTGGTGGATCAATGGAAGATGAACCCGTACTTTCAGGTGTTCTGTGGTGAGGTGAGTTTCCAGACGCAGGTACCGTGCCATGCGACGGAACTGGTGAAGTTCCGCAACCGGATTGGGTCGGAGGGAGTCAGGGAGATCTTTTCGCTGTCGGTAAAACTGCATGGGAAGCTGGCAGAGGAGCAGACAGTACTGGTAGATACCACGGTACAGGAGAAGGCGATCACGTACCCGACAGACAGCAAGTTGGCGATAAGGATCATCAATCGCCTGAACAAGCTGTCGAAGTTACACGGGATACAACAACGACGAACGTACGTAAAGGAAGTGCGGTCACTTCGTTTGGCATGTCGTCATTTCCGTCACGTGAAACGACGTCGTAAGGCGAACAAGGCGTTGAAACGATTACGAACCATTGCGGGTGTGTTGCTCAGGGAATGCCAACGGAAGTTACCGATCGATGTTCTGACGGCGCAGGAAGCGAACTTTGCGTTATACGAACGTGTTTTGTCTCAACAGCCCAAAGACAGGAACAAGGTTTACTCCCTGCATGATCCTGCTGTGTACTGCGTGGGCAAGGGGAAGGATCACAAGGCGTATGAGTATGGTCGCAAGGCGTCAGTGGTGGCGACGAAGGAGTCACAGGTGATTGTGGGGGTGGTGAGTCATGACGAACATGATCATGATTCGAAGACCCTGAAAGCAGCACTGACAGAAGCCCATACCCACCGTGAGACATCGATCAGGCTGGCGGTGGTTGACCGGGGATATCGGGGAGCGAAGAATAAAGTGGATTGTGAGGTGCTGTTACCGGGTCCTCCGCTGAAACGGGACAATGCTTATCAACGCCAGAAGAAACGGATACTGTGTCGCAAACGAAGTGCGATAGAACCGATCATCGGTCATTTGAAGCATGATCATCGTTTATTGAGGAGCTGGCTGAAGGGAGCCGAAGGAGACCGTATCAATCTGCTGATGGCGGGTTGCGCGTGGAATTTGAGAAAGTGGATGATCGCTTTCTTTTTGTTTGAAAAACCCAACGGCGAAGAGCAAACATTACTCGCCATTGCCTGTTGTCAGCCCCTTGGGACGCCGCTAATCGTCGTCTGGGTGTTGTCCTGATCCGAAGGTCGAAAATGACGCATGATCGCTAACGACATCGCGCCTTTTTTCAGGACGGACTATGTACATCAAGTGAATCTCGATGGCGTTTTTCTGGGCTGTAAATATGGGATCAAGCTGATGAAGGAAAAAGGAGGTTCCATTATCAATATGTCATCCCGAGCGGGTATGGTAGGGGTTCCGGTAACTGCAGCATACTGTTCAAGTAAGGGCGCTGTTCGCAATTATACGAAAACCGTGGCTATCTATTGCGCTCAAAATAAATATCGAATTCGCTGTAATTCATTGCATCCAGGGGCGATCTATACCCCGATTTGGGATTCTTTGCTAGGAAATGACCAGGACCAAATTGAGAAATCATTGTCATTCGTAAAACGAGGGATCCCGTTGGGAGAAATGGGTTCGCCGATCGATGTTGCCTATAGTGTGCTTTATCTTGCGTCGGATGAATCGAAATATCTTACTGGAATGGAGATGGTGATTGATGGGGGAATCATGGCAGGAAGCACGGCGGCCCCCAATGTGACTGATGACAGCTGATGCCGATCATCACTAATTCCTGGCCAATTGGAAACAAGACCGGTGTGATATCTACATGGGTCGTTTAGTTGAACTCGATGCCAGCAAAGTCATCTGTTTCTCTCCATTCCCTGATAATGTTAAAAAACTCCTCAGATGGCCCTCCGTAGTAAGCGGGTATCCTGGCGGATCGCCTCTTGCCAGGCTCTCCTTCATTGTTGTAATACCCCGGGGTGCATTCCTGGGAAAACTTTTGAATACTGTTTGACTTGCTGATTATGGTCTTCACCCAATCATTCTCAGCCCATTCGCCGGGCTCGATGGTTTTTTGTTTCTTTATTGATGAGCCGATAAGGTGAGAGATGTGATGGGCTTGCTCATAGAGCATATGGGTATAGTTTGCCGTATATGCCCCCTGGGTAATTCCAAGAAAAAAGCAATTGGGAAATCCGTGGCTCATTATGCCGTGCAAGGTTCTGATTCCGTCAGCCCATTTTTCTGTCAATGTGTAATTCTCTCGCCCATATACTTCGAAACCTGACCGGGTAGGATAGCTAGTGCCTACTTCAAAGCCGGTGGCGAAGATGATGCAGTCGACCGAATATTCCCGGTTTTTTGCTACTACGCCGTTATGGCTTAATCCATCAATTCCCTTTCCATCGGTGTCAATGAGTGAGACATTCTCTCTGTTAAAAGTATGCAAATAGTCGTCATTGAAACAGGGGCGTTTGCAAAAAAGTCGATACCATGGCTTAAGGTGACTGGCTGTTGTTTCATCGATGACAATATCATCAACCCGTTTTCTGACTTCTTCCATCAGCTCCCAATCGTCCATTTGTAGTAGTGTATCTATTTGATCCGGGCTTGAGGCGTTTTCGGTGTTTTGAAAGTATAACCTGGAACCAAGTTTCCTCATGGATTGCGTTAGGCTGTCATTTACGAGATCTTCTATCTCAAATTCTCCGCTTGATACACGGTTAAAATTAGTCATTCGTTTGCGTTGCCAACCAGGCTCCAGAGAAGCAGCCCAATTTATATCTGTTGCCGCATTATTACGCTCCAGAATTGATGAAGGAGTTCGTTGAAAAACATAAAGCTGTTTGCAGGATTTTGCGACATAGGGGATACATTGAATCCCGGTTGCACCTGTTCCTACTTATCGCTACGCTCCTGTCTTGGAGGCCGGAGAGGTCGCCTTCCGGACTTCCACCGGTATAATCGTAATCCCATCGGCTCGTATGGAAAATATGTCCTTTAAAGTCCTCAATCCCCCGTATGCCGGGTAGTTTTGGTTGTGTCAGGGGGCCATCGGCAAGGCATATATAGCGCGCTTTCATTCGGTCTTGACGATCCGTTGAAATGATCCATCTTGCGTCTTCTTCCAGCCATTCCAATTCAACTACTTTCGTATGAAAACAGGCGTTTTCATACAGCCCATAGTGTTTGCCAATTTCCTGACAATGGGCAAAAATTTCCGGAGAGTCGCTATATCTGGATTTTGGGATGTATCCTAATTCTTCGAGAAGAGGAAGATAGATGTAGGCATCAATATCACATTGGGCTCCTGGATAGCGATTCCAATACCAGGTTCCGCCGAAGTCTCCGGCCTGATCGATGATTCTGATGTCATTGATGCCGGCTTCCTTAATCCGCACAGCGGCCATTAGACCACTGAATCCACCGCCAATAATAACTACCTCTGTTTCATCAGTCAGACTTTTGCGAACCCGAACAGGATTGTATGGATCAACAAGATGCTCTTCGTAATCCTCCCTCATTCTAATATATTGATTATTACCATCCTTTCTGAGTCGCTTATTTCTCTCCTGACTGTATTTGTCTCTCAGCTGTTCGATGGTGTTGGGTGTTTTTGATTTCAATTTTTTATGTTCGCAATACGAAGTTTCAGAACCCGGAATAGGTTCATGAATAAAAAGTCAGATCACCTGTGTTTAATCTTTGGTGTATGAGTAGCTAAACGGTTTACGCATCCCAGACGCCTTTAGTAATGACTGATTCTCTGTTTGTGTTTTCTGGTCGCAGTTCTCTCTATACAAAGTAAAATTAGAAGCCTGTCAGGGAGAAACCAATCAGTATTTTTTCTTTGCTGTGATTAGGGCATACCCTAAATTGCCGGCCATCTGATCATAAACGTATAAGGCGTCGTCTATTGCAGCTGGACTCGAATGCATGGACAGGAGCTCTGTCTTTGTTGCAATGAGCTCTTTGGTTTTTTCCACCAGTGGACTCATAACGTTATCACTAACATCGTGATAACTCACAAGTTCAAACCCGGCGTCTGAGAATAGTGCTTCATATTGATCCGGATGAACATGCACAGCAAGCCCCTTTTCAAGGGACCATTTTACAAACAAATCATCTGCATGGGGTAATAATGGAAGATCCGCAATAATGAGCTCAGCATTGGGTTTTAAAACCCGATGGGTTTCAGCTAAGGCATTTGCATGCCCCATGTGAAAAATGGATTCGAAAAACCAGCCACCGTCGTAGGTCTCATTTTCCCAGGGTGTGCTTAGCGCGTTTCCATGATAAAACCTCACACTATCCGGGACGCTGCTAGCAAGACCTCGACGACATGCGTCGTTATATTGAAATTCGCTAATCGTAATTCCATCAACATAACAACCTTTCGTTTCTGCTAGTTGGATTGCCGGTCCACCAACTCCGCAACCGAAATCACAAAAACGTTGACCTGGTTGGATACGAACCTTATCAATCATCAACTCTGTGAGTTTCCTTGTTGCTGATTTGTTGTCGTTGGTTGTGTTATCCCAGTACCCTAGATGGAAATGCCCCCCCAGTATTTCGGTCCCAACCTGAGAGGTTTGTGTTTCATAGCGGTTTTGTACTTCGTTAGAGAGAGCTTCGATTTCTTTCATGTGCTTAATCATTTAACAAAAACGGTATCTTAAAAGGGATAGTGCTCTTGCCCGCAAAACTAATCGGTAGGTTTTTAAGATTGAAAATACCCGGAATAATACCAACAAATAAGCCAGCTAGTTTGGCTTATTGACAACTATATAGAGAACTCCGTCATTCATTTTTACTTCATTTTTTGCTTTCAACCCTGTCTTCGTCGAGAGGATGCCGAAATTGGATTCGGGCATAATTTTTATCCAGGATAGTCGTTCCAAAACAGCGGAGAAAGATCGTTGTTATATGAGTATATTCCGTCGCGGCCCGTCGCGGCTTGAAAATAAATTGGTGGAAATCGTCTACGGTTCTATCTTTCACCGACGATTCCAGACGAAATAACATGAAGAGGCGCTGTGGGACCTATTTCAGGTCTTATGAGGTCAGGCCTTGATAGGCAATGAGTTTATAGCTTCGCTGAGTTTATGGCTTGGTTTTTTATTGTAGATCAGCAACAATCAGTCCATGGATCATCGTCACGTTATTTCTTCGTTACTATCAAGCCAGCGAAAGCACTTGCTTGCCCGCTCTAATACAAAAGGCCTTTTGCATCTTTTTTTTCACTGGGGAGCAATTGTCATATTGGGGATACTTATCGCAGGTGGCGCGCCCTTGTGGCCTCTGATAATGGTGTTTCAGGGGATCCTGTTGGTCTTTCTTTTTACGCTGGTTCACGAAACTGTTCATAGAACACCTTTTCGAACACTTTGGTTGAATCAGGTCGTGAGTTTCATCTGCGGGTTTCTGATTATATTGCCTGTTGGGTGGTTTAGGCTGTTTCATTTTGAGCATCACAGATATACCCATGTTCCTGGTAAAGATCCGGAACTTGAAGAACGAAAACCTGAAAACATTCGGGAATTCATTGCCATGATTTCAGGATTACTCGTTTGGCGAAGCCATGTTGCAACGCTTTTTCGCAATGCTTTTGGTGTGATCAATGATGACTACGTGCCCGAGCAAGCCGTTGCTGGGTGTCGTCGGGAGGCGAGGATAATGTGGGTGCTTTATGCAATTCTAATCCTGTTGTCAGTAGTCATGAATTCGGCAATATTGCTTTATGTCTGGATTGTGCCGATGCTTCTGGGACAGCCTTTTCTAAGGGTTTATCTAATGGCGGAACACACCGGATGTGCTCACGAAGAGAATATGTTTGTTAACACTCGTACTATTTTTACGAATTCTCTGATCCGTAAACTCGCCTGGAACATGCCTTACCATACAGCGCATCATTGCTATCCCGGGGTGCTTTTTTTAACCTTCCTCAATTGCATGCGCTGATTCAGCCGCATTTAAAGGAAACGGAAAAGGGATACAGGGAGTTTTTTCTGAAGACAATCCGATGCCTGAGTATCAGATAGATTTGTCGATATTCGGGTCTTCAGGAGCTGTTTTTAATTATTGCCATGCCATTTATTGCTATGCCATCGGGGCAAGTGTTAGACGATGCCCGGAAAGTGCCTTCATGAGAAATAAATAGCACCGGCAATGGTTTCTTTTTTTGCTCCGGTGACCGATGGTAGTGTGGATGGCTGTCGGTATAATGTCCGATGTGCCATCCATGCGAAAGCCGCAGCCTCTACCCATTGTGGATGAATACCAAGGTTCAACGTGGTAACAATGGGAATTGAAGTCAGGTCTCGCAACATTTTCATGATAAGAGGGTTTTTGGCCCCACCGCCACAAACGTATGCGGATTCCAGTAAGGGGTGGCACCGATTGAGCTGATCTGAAATGGTTGTTGCGGTGAGCGCCGTCAGTGTTGTCTGAACATCCACAGCGGCGAGTTCAATCGAGAGATCGTTCTTATGGGTCTGTAATATTTCGGTTAGCCATGACAGATTAAAGTATTCAAGCCCTGTGCTTTTCGGAGGGAGGCGATCAAAGTAGGAATCACTGAGAAGCCTTTCAAGCAGTGTATCGATAATGGTTCCCTGTTTTGCCCAGTTGGCATCTTCATCATATTCCCTGTTTAAGTGGAGGCGGGTCCAGTGGTCCAAAAGTGTATTTCCTGGACCTGTATCGAAACCGGTGACCTGCCCGTTGGCCGCGGGAAGGTGGGTTAGATTACTGATTCCTCCAATATTGATAATTCCACGATGTTCTGTTTCGGCAGCGAACGCCGCTTGATGAAACGAAGGCGCGAGAGGGGCCCCCTGGCCTCCCGCGGCAATATCGGCACTTCTGAAATCTGACACAACCGGCACATTTGATAGCTGAGCTAACAATGCAGCATTACCAATTTGTATTGTAAATGGATGCTCCCTGTCCGGGTGATGCCGGATGGTTTGGCCGTGGCAGCCGATGACCGAAACCGGAAAGCGATGGCTATTTTTTAGTAGTGGTTTGATGGCCTGATAATACAGGTGCGCCAGTTTCGTGTGAACAGAACCCATCGTCTCAATTTCATTGTTGCTGGGTTGTCCAAGATCTCTGATTTGTTTCTGTACATCCAGGGGAAAATCAAGGGTGTTTGTTGCTACAACACTAAAGCTGTTATTTTCAGTGATTTCGAGGAGTACAGCATCGATACCATCAGCGCTGGTCCCCGACATAATGCCAATGGCATAGTCAAGTGGGTCACTTGACGTTCCAGGCATCGATTACTCTCCTGTCTGGTTATCAACTAACGCAGGAGTCGTCAGTTGATCAAGCTTGTCTGCCCACACGCTGGCTATTTTCAGAAAGTTGGTTTTATATTTATCGTCTATGGGTGAAGACTTGGGGAGTTCCACGGTCAAAGGGTCTTTATGTATCCCGTGGATGCGGAATTCATAATGTAGATGTGGACCAGTGGCCAATCCTGTGCTGCCAACATAGCCGATCACCTGTCCTTGTTTTACCCGACTACCTCTACGGACTCCTTTCGCAGTTTTATTAAGATGGGCATACAGTGTGTCGTATTTCCCCCCATGGCGAATAACAACGGTTTTTCCATATCCTCCCTTGTTCCCCGCATGGCGGACTACACCATCCCCTATCGCCAATACAGGGGTCCCTCTGGGTGCGCCATAATCAACGCCTTTATGAGCTCGCCAGGTTTTTTTTATCGGATGGAGCCGTTTGCTGGTAAATTTTGATGTCACCCGGTCAAACTTGATGGGAGTGCGAAGGAATGAACCTTTCACTCCATCACCATTTGGCGCGTAGTATTCAATATTGCCATGTTCATCGGTATGTCGAACAGCTCTTAAACGTTTTTTGCTGGCAATCATTTCGGCAGCAACAATGCGGCCGTTTGAGATTTTCTCTCCATCAAGATATTTTTCTTCGTAAATGATGGAGAATTGGTCGCCGCTACGGATGTCTTTTGCGAAGTCGATTTGCCAGCCAAACAGCGTAATAAAATCGTACATGGTGTTGAAAGAGATGTCCGCAATTTCTGCTGTTTCCAGTAAACTGTTCCAAATAGTGGCTTTCGCCGAGTTCAATCTGATTTGCGGTTGTCGGCTTTCGAAATCGACCTCAAAACCTTCCTCAGTACGATAAATAGTCAACGTATCGAGTTTGTTTATTCGGTAACGTAAGGCTAGCAATTCTTCATTATCATTGCGTTTAAACTGTATTTTTTGCCCGGGCTTTATTTTGAGTAGGGCCTCTGCTCCCTCCAATTCCGCGATTTGGTACGACTGAACAATCCCAACTCCATTCCGTTTAAAAATCTGCGACAATGTGTCGTTCTTTTTTACCGTTGCTGTTCGCCATGGCATGTCGGCTAGTTTGTCCAGATATCTTTTTGATTTGCGCTCTGGTTCCGGTTTGGGTTCAACCGGGGTATCCTGGACGACATCTGAGGAACTCTCTTCCGTTGCGGTTTCAGGTTCTGTAGCGATTTTCGTTTCATCTGACTGACTATCTGGTTGATCACCCACCTTCAGTAATGCCGGTTTTTCTTTACTTGATTCGGACGATGAAGATTGGGGGGGCTCCTGTTGATCAGAGTCTGATAGTTTGGTAAACCATTGGCCAATTGCGAATAGAATGCCGCCGTCTTTTTCAGATTTAATGGGAGCGGTTGTATCCTGCTCTTGTCCCATGGAATTGGGATCGTTCATGGGGTCGTTCGTGGGGTCGCCCCTGGAGTCGTTCGTAGGATCGTTCCTGGGATCGCTAGACAGCGGCGTAATTAGCGGCTTCCTGGTTTCTGCAGTGGCTTTCTGGTCAGGGAGTGACCCACTTGATACCTGAGTCTGGGACGCTTCATCAGAATAGGGACTGACTGAGAGTCTAAACAGGTCAAACTTGAGAATAAAAAACGTGGCGAGAATAATGCAAATAAGCACAATCGCCCCTGTTTTACTGAGACTGCTTATTTTTTTTGCAGCAAAAACTGACTTGGCGGCAATCACATTCTTAAGGTCAAGCTGCAACATTGATCGCTTTTCAGGCGCCATAAACAGTAGTTGAAATAGTAGAAATCAGTGGGTTACAGAAGAGCGAATAGCGGCTTGTGGCCTTGATGAACCTGCAAGGGTATACTTTACCTTTATATTGTAACCAGGTCAAAAAAATTCCCCGTTGGTATCTCCGCTTCAGAAGCATTGAGAACGTTGAACTATTCCTGGGATCTGCATAAACCCCGGATCGGGAATCTGTCTCGAATTCTTGTGGTTTGTTTGATAAAAGGGGAGAGTTTCGATGAGCCTGCAATGGGCTGATTCGGTTTCTTTGTTTTTCCTTCAATAATTTGCGGTTATGGATTTTATTGGTTTTATTGGTTAGTGATGTGGTTTGACATCTGGGTTTTAAGTAATAAGTAAAGGTTAATGAGTAATACTAGAGAAATGCTGAGTGAATTGGCTTGGGGTGCAGAAGATATTTTGCTGGAGAAAGAGCTCGAGGCTAAACTTGAGCAGAATCGCCCTTTGAGAATAAAAGTGGGATTCGACCCCACTGCCCCTGATTTGCACCTGGGGCACACAGTCCTAATTAATAAGATGAGGCAGTTTCAGGAATTGGGGCACGAAGTCACCTTCCTGATTGGTGATTTTACGGGATTGATTGGAGATCCAAGTGGCAAGAATACGACCCGGCCTGCTTTGACCCGGGAAGAGATTATGGAAAATGCAGACACTTATCGAAAACAGGTCTTCAAAATCCTTGACCCTGATCAGACCATTGTCCGGTTCAACTCCGAGTGGATGAATGAATTGGGCGCTGCCGGAATGATTAAGCTGGCAGCGAGGAGTACTGTGGCGAGAATGCTGGAGCGGGATGACTTTAAACAGCGGTTCGCAAAAAGTCAGTCCATTTCCATACATGAGTTTTTGTATCCATTGGCCCAGGGATATGACTCGGTGGCTCTTGAGTCTGATGTAGAGCTAGGGGGTACGGATCAGCGATTTAATTTATTGATGGGAAGGGAGTTACAGAAGTTTCATGGGCAAGAACAGCAGGTGGTCATGAT